>Ga0075828_107_pt1 | contig 14397 bp, 9 predicted proteins | sample RifGroD1_FD_68284 | JGI IMG/M metagenome (GOLD analysis project Ga0075828, IMG submission 68284) | Microgenomates (Woesebacteria) bacterium GW2011_GWD1_47_21
GATTCCCTTCTTGGCCCCCGAACGCTAATTGGAACCTGATAGGCGGCGCCACCGACTCTTCGGGGTCTGACCTCCATGGTCGGTTTGATATTCTCTAGAGCCCCCTCGAAAACTTTTTCGGGGTCTTCCCCGCTTTTTTCTTTAATAATTTCAAAGGCGGTATAAATTTCTTTCTGGGCAACCGACTTTTTCCCATCAAACATTGACCGATTGATCAGTTTTGAGACAACCCTGTTCCCATAAATCGGGTCCGGGGCGACTTCTCTTATTTTGGTTGCACCTTTTCTGGCCATTTATTCTTGCGGGGTTTCGGGAGCCGGAGCCACTGGCGCCGGAGCCGACTTGGGTGCCCCTCCTTTCTTACTACCATACCTACTTCTTGAGGACTGCCTGCCCACGACGCCGGTTGTGTCGTATTTACCTCTGACGACGTGGTATTTGACTCCGGGCAAGTCTTGGACTCTTCCCCCACGAATAAGAACAATTGAATGCTCGGCCAGTTCATGGCCTTCTCCCGGGATATAGGCGGTCACTTCCTGCTTATTTGAGAGTCTCACTCTGGCCACTTTTCTGAGAGCCGAGTTCGGCTTTTTAGGCGTCATCGTTCGGACGGCCAGGACCACCCCACGTTTAAAGGGAGAGGCTGCTTCTCCGAAACGCCGGTCTTTGGCGCTAAACCAACGCCTTAACCCGGCTGTTTTGGTTTTCTTGCGAACCCCTTTCCTTCTTTTTCTAATTAGTTGAGAAACTGTAGGCATTGTCGGGGTATTTTACAACGAAGTTGGCTCCTGCGGCAAGACGGCTCGCTCCGGGGTAACAGGAATTAGTCTGCCGATGATGACATTCTCCTTTAGGCCCACCAGCCTATCTTCCTTTCCTTGAAGGGCCGCATCTGTTAGAACATCCGTAGTCTGCTCGAAGCTTGAGGCAGAAAGCCAGCTTTCCGTATAAAGTGATCTCCTGGTTATTCCTAGGATGACCTGCTGACCGCTGGCGGGTTCACCTCCGGCCGCCAAAATTTTCTCGTTTTCTTCCTCGAATGAAGCTTTATCAACAAGGTCCCCCGGCAAAAATTTCGTGTCTCCCGGAGTAACTATTCTGACTTCGTCGCTCATCTTTCTGGCAATGACCTCGAAGTGCCTGTCATTGATGGGAATTCCCTGACTCTCGTAAACCGCTTGAATTTCATTGACGAGGTATTCCTGGGCGCTTCTTAAACCTCTGATTGTCAGTATTTCTTTCATATCAAGTGACCCGGCCGCGAGCTGGGTTCCAGAATCAACCAGTTGCCCGTCAGTCACGGAAAGTTTTATCGTTTTGGGAATCAGATAAGCCCTTTCTTCTTTGGGCTTGAGGTTGACCGAGGTAATGATTACTCTCCAACCCTCTTCGGTTTCGGCCACGGTCACCTTGCCTGAAATTTCTGCTAAGGGCGAAAGAATCTTGGGTACTCTGGCTTCAAAAATCTCCTCAACGCGGGGAAGTCCCCGGGTAACGTCGAGTCCGACAATTCCTCCCATGTGTTTGGTCCTCAAAGTTAGCTGTGTCCCTGGTTCTCCGATCGATTGAGCTGCAACTACCCCAACCGGAGTGCCAATCTCAACCATCTTTTTATTTGAGAGGTCCCATCCGTAACAAGTAGCACACATTCCGTATCTGGCCTGACAGGTTAAGGGAGAACGAATGGCCACCTCCGGGACCTCTTCTTTCTCGATTTGGGCCGCTTTTGCTTCATCGATAAGCTCTCCTTTAGCCACTATCGTTTTCTTTGTTTTCGGAGAGATAATATCTTCTGCCGCAACCCTTCCGAAAATTCTGGCCGAAAAGACAACGGGTCTAATAGACCTTTTAATTGTCAAGCCCTCTTTTGCCCCACAATCCGTCAATCTAATGATGACGTCGTGGGCAACGTCGACCAGCCTTCTGGTTAAGTACCCTGCATCGGCGGTTTTAATGGCGGTGTCGGTTAATCCCTTTCTTGAACCTCGAGAGGAAGTGACGTACTCAAAAACCGAAAGTCCCTCTTTAAAGTTTCCTTTGACGGGCAGCTCGACAATTTTTCCAAGCGGGTCAACGACCAGACCTCGGATGGCCACCAGTTGTTTGACCTGGTCCCTGGAAACCCTGCCTGCTTTAGCGTCAATGATGACTCTGATTGAAGAATTGACATCCATCGACTCCCAAGTCTTATCGGCTAAGTCTTCGGTGGCCTCAATCCAGATCTCCTGTGAGAGTCTTCTTTTTTCCTCGGCCGTAATCAGTCCCTGGGCAAGATTAGCTTCGATCTCTTTGATTCTTGCCTCGGCATCTTTAAGAATCGTTTTCTTCTCGGGTAATATCTGGGCGTCACTCATGCCGAAAGAGATGCCCGAAATCGTTCCTCCGAAAAAGCCGAGATTTTTGATGGCGTCGACCATCATCACCACCCTGTCTTTCTCGACGGTTGCATAAGCCTGGGTAAAGATTTTCTTGATGACGGGGGAGTTTACCGACTCATTGACAAAGTCAAATCCTTCCGGTAAAACCTCGTTGAAAAGTATTCGGCCGACCGTTGTTTCGACCAGTTTTTTCTCGACTCTAACCGTAATTTTCTGCCTCAGTTCTACTTTGCCCGCCTGATAGGCAAAAATGGCTTCTGACTTATCGGAAAAAATACTCTCACTCGGGGTAATTCTCGTATCTTCGCTGGTCAGATAATAGACACCCAGGGCCATCTCTTTTGCTGCTGGGGTGGCAATTGGCGAGCCGTCCGCGGGCCTGAGAAGATTATGGACCGGTAACATCAAGTTTTTGGCTTCGTCGATTGCTTTTTGAGAAAGAGGGACATGAACCGCCATTTGGTCTCCGTCAAAGTCGGCACCAAAACCTGAACAAACTGCGGGGTGAATTCTGATGGCACTACCCTCAATCAAAACCGGATAAAACGCCTGAATCGAAAGCTTGTGAAGGGTCGGGGCTCGATTGAGAAGGACCGGATGGTTTTTGGTAATTTCCTCCAAGATATCAAAAACCTCGGGCGGTCTTCGCTCTAACATGTTTTTGGCACTTTTGACGTTGGGGGCGATTCCCCTGGCAATCATTTCCTTGAGGACAAAGGGCTTGAACATCTCCAGAGCCATTTCCTTAGGCAGTCCGCACTGGGTTAGGGAAAGTTCGGGTCCAACGATAATGACGCTTCTTCCCGAATAATCAACGCGCTTACCCAGAAGGTTTTGTCTAAACCTTCCCTGTTTTCCTCGAAGCATGTCGGAAAGGGACCTCAAAGTTTGTCTGCCCCGTCCACGCCTAACCGCTTTTCTTTGCGAAGCGTCGATGAGTGAATCCACCGCCTCCTGGAGCATTCTTTTCTCGTTTCGAAGGATTATCTCCGGTGCCCCAAGGTCAATTAAGTGCTTTAAGCGATTGTTTCTATTAATCACTCTTCGATAAAGGTCGTTTAAGTCGCTGGTCGCAAATCGTCCCCCGGAAAGCTGAACCATGGGTCTTAGGTCCGGAGGAAGAACGGGGAGAACCTTAAGAACCATCCACGAGGAGTCGATTTTGGCCCGCCTCAGCCCATCGACCAGCTTTAGTCTCTTGGCAACTTTGACATAGCGGGGGGAAGAACCCTTGAGTTCCACTATCTCAGACCTCAAGGCCGCGGCTAACTCCTCTAAATTAATCTTTTCAATGGCTAAAAGAACAGCGTCCGCCCCCATCTTGGTCACCATAAACTCAACCGCTCCGTGGACCGACAGTTCGTCGTACTCTTCCTCGGAAAGAACGCTTAGGGGCTTGATCGCCCTGACCAGAGAAGCAAGGTTATCAAAAAGCTGGCTGGTCTTTTCCCCCGTACCCCTTTCCTCCTCGGTAATGGCCGTTTCTTTTTTCCTAAAGTCAAGGTCCACCTCGGAAAGGGCCAGCGCCGATTGTTCTCTGTCTTTAATTTTTCCTTCGATTTTTTCCTTGGCTGCGTCGGCCTCGGATTTCAAAGAGTCTTTTCTCTCGTTAAAGGCCGAGGAAATCTCTTTGAGCCTCTCATCCCTGGCTTTTTCAAGGTTTTTGACAGCCTCTTTTCTACCTTTTTCGTCAACTTCAATAACCAAGTATCGGGCAAAATAAATTACTTGCTCAATTGCCCTCGGCGCTATTCCCAAAAGAAGTGAGATTTTAGATGGGGCTCCTTTAAAGAACCAGACGTGGACAACCGGGGTGGCCAGAGTAATATGGCCCATTCTTTCGCGCCTAACTCTACTTTGGGTTACCTCGACACCACATTTATCACAAACCACTCCCTTATATCTAATTCTCTTATACTTCCCACAGTAACATTCCCAGTCCTTGGTGGGGCCGAAGATTCTTTCGTCAAAAAGTCCGTCTTTTTCCGGCTTTAAGGTTCGATAGTTGATTGTTTCCGGCTTGGTCACTTCCCCACGAGACCATTGCCTGATATCTTCAGGCGAGGCAAGCCTAATTAAAAGGCTTTTAAAATCCGCCAGGGTTCTTAAATCTGATAACGGTTCCATTTTAGACCGAGTCCTCCTTGACCTCTTCTATTTCCATCGGCCCTTCCGGGTTAAGCAGTTCGGGGGTGGCCACAACTTCGGCGCCGGCCGCGGCGGCAAGCTCTGCTCCTTCGGCTGAAATGTCCTCTTCTTTGGTGATAACGGCCCCCTTGGCGTCGATGGAAAGACCGAGGGAATTCAGCTCTCTCACCAGAACCTTAAAACTCTCCGGGACCGTGGCTTCGGGAATATCGGTTCCCTTGACAATCGCCTCAAAAGCCCGGGCGCGGCCGAGAATGTCGTCGGACTTAATCGTCAGCATTTCCTGTAAAACATAGGCGGCCCGGTGGGCCTCAAGTCCCCAAACCTCCATTTCCCCAAGACGCTGCCCACCCATTTGGGCTTTTCCTCCGAGAGGCTGTTGGGTAACCAGGGAATAAGGACCGGTTGAACGGGCGTGGGTTTTATCCTCAACCATGTGGGTCAACTTCATCGTATAGCCTATTCCGACTACCGTGTCTTCTTTAAAAGGCTCCCCCGTCCTTCCGTCATAAAGCCTGGTTTTGCCGCTAGTCGGAAGGCCGGCGCTTGAAAGTTCCTTATTGATGACACTTTCGTCTATTTTGTCGAAAACGGGCAAGGCCGCCCTTTGCCCTTTTTGGGCAAGGGCCCAACCGAGGTGGCACTCAAGGAGTTGTCCCAAGTTCATTCGGGCCAGAACCGAAAGGGGAGAGATAATAATGTCGACGGGGGTGCCGTCGGCAAGATAAGGCATGTCGGCCACCGGCATTATCTTGGCAATCACTCCCTTATTTCCGTGTCGACCGGCCACTTTGTCTCCAACCGTAATTTTTCTCATCTGGGCAACCCTGACAATGACCCTTTTAATCACACCGGGGCCGAGCTCATCCCCCTTGTCTTTATCTAAAATTGAAACGTCAACGACGATTCCTTTTTCTCCGTGGGGGACTCTTAAGGAAGTGTCCCTGACCTCTCGGGCCTTTTCTCCGAAAATGGCTCTTAAAAGTCTTTCTTCGGCGGTTAATTCCGTCTCCCCTTTGGGGGCGATTTTACCAACCAAGATGTCGTTTGGACCGACTTCGGCGCCGTTAACCACGATTCCGTCTTCGGCCAGATTGGCCAGTTCAGCCTCGGCGACGTTCGGAATGTCGCGGGTAAGCTCTTCCGGCCCGAGTTTGGTATCGACGACGTCGGCTTCATACTCTTCGATATGAATCGAGGTCAAAAGATCTTCTTTAACCAGTCTGTCGGAAATCAAAATGGAGTCTTCAAAACCGTAGCCCCCGAAAGAAGTATAGGCAACAACCAGGTTACGTCCTAAGGCAAGCTCCCCCTGTTCGCAAGCGGGGCCGTCGGCCAGAAGCTCTCCCGCTTTTACTTTCTGTCCGGCTTTAACAACCGCTCTTTGGTTATAGCAAGTGGAGTGGGCCGTTCTTTTAAATTTCATTAAATAATAGACTTCCTTTTTGCCCCCGTTGATAATTTCGATGTCTTCTGTCGCCACTTCGTCCGCCTTTTTATCAAGTTTGACTTCAATTCTTTCTCCGTCGACGTATTCAACCACCCCCGTATGCCTGGCCCGAATCACCCTGCCCATGGCTTGGGCGATTTCGGCCTCCATTCCTGTTCCGACTATTGGCGATTCCGGATTGGCCAAGGGAACCGCCTGACACTGCATGTTGCTTCCCATGAGGGCCCGATTGCCTTCGTCGTGGGCCAAAAAGGGAATTAAAGAAGCAGATGCTCCAACCAACTGTCTTGGGCTGATATCGATAAAGTCGACGAGTTCGGCCGGGCCTTCGCTAAATGTTCCTTTATGTCTGATGGCAACCCTCTCGTCGGTTAAATAACCGCGGCCGTCGAGGTTAACGCCAGAGTGGGTAATATGATGTTCTTCCTCGTCATCTGCCGAAAGATAGACTATTTCGTCTAAAACTTTTACTTTTGTTTCCCTTCCCTTCGTAACCTTTTCGACTTTTCTATAGGGCGCCTCCAAAAATCCGAACTCATTAACTTTGGCATAGAGAGCCAAGTAGGTAACCAGCCCGATATTCGGTCCCTCGGGAGAACGCACCGGGTCAATTTTCCCGTATTGGGAAGAGTTGACGTCTCTGATCGAGAAACTGGCCCTTTCTCGATTTATTCCTCCCGGCCCCAAAACCGAAACACGCCTCAAATTATCAATCTCGCTTAGAGGATTGGTGTCGTCCAGGATGGTGGAAAGTTGGTTTGACCTAAAGAATTCATTGAGGGAGGCAATGAGGGGCCTGGCATTAACCAGGGTGGCCGGCAGAGGCCGGTCGTCCGCCGAGATGAGACTCATCTTCTCCTTGACCGAGCGCTCGAGCCTTAGTAGTCCCACTCTAAAGGCATTGGTGGCGACCAACTCCCCTACGCGCCTTAGTCGTCTATTGGCCAGGTGGTCGATATCGTCAACCCGACCTTCGCCGTTTTGAAGCTTAATGAGGTATGAAATTGTGCCAATGATGTCTTGTTTTGTCAGAACCCAGGTGGCTTTTTCATTAGAAACGGTGAGGCCCAGTCTCTTATTTATTTTGAATCTCCCGACTTTTCCTAAATCGTACCTTCTGTGGTCAAAAAACAGGGAGTCGAAAAGATTCTGGGCATTCTCGAGAATGGCCGGCTCTCCGGGCCTGAGTTTTTTATAGATTTCAAGAACGGCTTCCTCTAGGGAATTGGTGGGGTCTTTTTCAAGGGTAGCGGCGATGTATTTGTGCTGGGTGCCTTTGTCTACCTCTTTAAAGAGAGCGGTAATTTCGCCGTCAAATTCAACGCCCATGGCCCGAAGCAAAACGCTGGCCAAAACTTTTCTCCGTCTGTCAATCCTGGCCGAAATAACATCGTTTTTCCCGACTTCAAATTCAAGCCAAGAACCGTGAAGGGGCCGGACTTCTGCTTTATAAAGCATTCGGCCGCTTGAATGGTCGAGCTCCCCCGAAAAATAAACTCCCGGGGAACGAACGATCTGGTTGATGACCGCTCTTTCGATGCCGTTGATAATAAAGGTTCCCCGTAAAGTCATTTGGGGAAGGTCTCCCAGAAAAACCTCCTGACTGATTTCCTTACCTGTTTTTTTGTTGACGAGGGTGGCTTTAATTTTTAAGGGGGAAGAGAAGGTCAGTCCTTTTGTCTGAGCCAGTCTTGGAGAGATTGAAGGGTCACCCAGGGTGTGTTCGCCCAAAACCAGCTGCCAGTTCTTGCCGGTAAAATCGTCGATGGGAGAAATTTCGATGAGTTCTTGGGCAATTCCTTCGGTCAGGAACCACTGCCAAGATTCTTTCTGTACCAAAGAAAGGTCTAGTTTGGGCAAGCCTTTTTCTTCTTTTCCAAAATTTTTGCGAGTTTTTAGGATTTTGGCGGTCATTAGGAACTGGAATGACAACAAAAAGTCCGCGTATTCGACGCGCGGAGTGCGTACATTCGTACGCCTAACTTGGGATTATATAGTAGGCCTTCATACTGTCAAGAAGTAAATCCTCTATTTGCCTAGATACTTCCTGACGTTTTCGTTATGCTCCGCTAAAGTCCTGGCAAAATAGACCTGGCCACTAGCATCGTGAAGGTAATAGAGATAATCACTCTCCTCGGGAAAAACCGCGGCCTCAATTGAAGAAAGACCGGGGTTGGCAATGGGGGCAGGCGGAAGGCCCCGGAAAAGGTAGGTATTGTACGGTGAATTAACTTGGAGGTTCTCCCTGGTCAAAATAGGCCACCATTTCCCGGACGAGCCTACGGCGTACTGAACCGTCGCGTCCGCCTGAAGACCCATGCCAATATCGAGTCTGTTGATTAGTACCCCGGCCACCATCGGTCTTTCCTCATCCGTCTTGGTTTCTCTTTCGATTATCGATGCCAGTATGACTATCTCCCTTAAAGTTAAATTTGAGGCGTCGATTCCTTCCTTAAGCTCGGCTGTTTTAACGTCAAACGTTGACCTCATTTTATTAACCACCGAGGAGGCAGAAGCGTCTTTGGGGAAAAGATAGGTGTCCGGGAATAAAAAGCCCTCGATGTCCCCGGTGGCACTCAAAAATTCCTGGCTGAAGCTTTCTTCCTGGCCAAAAGCAGAGGCAAATCTTTCGGCAATTTCCTCCCGTCTTAACCCTTCCGGTATCGTCACCCAAATTTCGGCTGGGCCCCGGATAAGCTCGTCGATCAACTTAAAAAAAGAATAGCTTTGAGAAAGTCGGTATTCTCCAGCCTGAATACTCCTCGCCTGATCCGAAACCTGAACATAAATTTTAAACGCCAGGGCACTTCTGACAAAACCTTCTTTTTCCAGTTTATTGCCGATTTGGGAAGCGGAGGAGCCTTTAACAATCAGGAAATCTCGTAAGGCCGTCTCGGCCGAAGGAGGTTTGACGACCGAAGACCACCAAAGTGTTCCCCCGGCTATCAGGGTAAAAAAAATTAAAAGGAGAAATAGAATCCGCTTCATTAAACTTCTTCCAAGAGGGCTCTGCGATATTTCTTAGTCTTGGGGTCAGAAATAAATATTCGGCCGCATTCGCAAGTCACTTTCACCGTTCCGTCCTTTCGGTCTTCTTTTTTACCGATGTCTAGTTCCTTCCCACAACCGACGCACCGTCCTTGAGAAATGAGCCAGGCTTGAATGGGAGCGATAACATTTTTAAACACCTTATCTTCTTTCTAAATAGGATTGTAGCATAACGGCTGCGGCAAATGCATCCTCCAGGCCCCTCCTTTTTTTTCTTGGCAGACCCGCCTCAATTGACAAAGCCCGGGAATCGTGGGTCGAGAGCGTCTCGTCCCAAAATTCCACTTTTAGGCCAAGACGGCCCGAAAGCCTTTTCCCAAAAGCCATGGTTTCTGCCCCCATCGCCCCTTCCGAAATTCCGACGACTATTAGTTCTACCCCTTCCTCCTTAACAATCTTCCCAATTTTGGCCATTGCCTCCCCCGCCTCTTGAATCCTGATAACGTCATAGGGTTCGGCTAATTTCCCTGTGGCTAAAGAAAGCCCCATCTTTTTTCTGCCGTAATCAATCCCCAAAATTTTCATGGTATCTTTGATGACATATCAGTATTCATCGAATACTGCTATAAAGTTTGTTACTCTTCTTTTCGTTCCGGTAAGCTAAACCACCCTGGCCCTGACGATTAATCTTCTTGGTTTTCTTGGGTCTCCGGGCGGGACACAAGTGACCAAGGTCAGAAAAGAATCGGCTGAATTTTGCTCCAAAACTTGAATATCGGTGGGGGCGACCTCAAACATGTCTTCGACGCGGAATTGATAGGTAATGCCGTCATAGTTAATGTTTATTTCGTCCCCTTTCTTCAGGGTCGGGAGGGTCGAGAAGATGGCCAGATAATCTTTTGGATTATAAAAAATCGGCAGTATTGAATGGCCAAAAATAACCGAGTTGCCCCGCTTGCCCGGAGTCGCCGTCCCCGGATATTGAATAAGGGATTTTGACAAATCTTCGCCGCCGATGGCCACGGTGGCATTTTCTATTTTCAGCTTCGGGATTGAGAGGGTATAAAAATCAATTTTCTCGTTACTAAAATCTTCGCTTCTGGCCCCGCCCACAAACCAGTTGCTTGCCTTGGTATAGTCTGTTTCGCCGACACTTCCCTTGACTTCTTCTTGCGGCAGGGGACTGACGATGTCGAGATTGCCTTTGAGGGGAGAGGCTTGGTAAAAAAGAATCGGCGCTAAAACCCCGGCTAAAATAATTATTCCCGAAATGCCGGAAACGATAGCAGAAATTTTTAATAATATTCCCTTGCTCATTGCTATCTTTCGGCCGAGACCTCGATGGTTATATTTTTTGAAAGCCTGGGGAGCGTCCCCAGTCTGCCCGGGAACCGCGGCTTGAGTTTAATTTCGGCCCGGCTAAAGCCCGGTATTGAAGTTAAGTAGCTCTCGGCCAAGAGCGGGTATTTCCCTTTTATTTTCTCGGCGAGCTCGTCGGGTTTGACCTCGGGCAAAAGGTTGGCGACAAATGATCCTTCGAGTTCAAATTCCGATCCCGACTCATCCGTAAGCTCAAATTCTGCCGAAAGTTGCTCGTCCCTTAAAACAAAGCCGTCAGAAACCTTATCTTTTAATTCCTCTCTGGCCAGGTCAAAAATGTCTTGCTTACTTACCACCAATCCTTTGGTTGAAAGAGTCAAGGTCAGTTTAAGGTTTGAGGCCTCGTCCCCCACCTTATTACTAAAGGTTTTGCTGGTCGCCTCGGCGATGATGACGTCTTTTATAAAGAATTTATCCGGGGCAACCATCGCGGCCAGTTCACTTTTGGCTTTTTCTATTAACTCTTCGGTCAAGTCTTCCTCGAGGGTTGCCGCGTCCCCCTCCGAAACGGCCGATATGTCTCGACTTGAACCTCCCGTCAAGTCGGCGAGAGAAACGGCGTCAACTTCTGCTTTTGGATAATTGCCGACCTTGAAGCTCTCATCTTTGACCAGATTATACTCGGCCCCGATATTGGCGGCGGTGACTTCAACATTGGCTACCCCGGGCTCCGAGGGCGAAAGGGCGGCAGAAACGGAAGCGACTTTGTCCAAAGTGAAACGCAGGTCTCCGGAAGAAATAAGTGTCGTCCCCGCCGATAAGTTGATGGCGGTTGCTAAACCGTTTTGAATTTTTACCGTCCCTTTTGCCCTTTCTCCTACCAACCTCGTCCCCGTAGTCGATTTAGTCCTGTCGCCGGAGACTTCCGTTTCAATCACTTCCCCCGGCAAAATTCTTTCCGAAAAATCCGGCGAGGGGGCGTCGACATCCACTTTAAGGGTAATTTCCTCTTCGAGTCTTCTCGGGGCAACATAAACCGTGACCACGGCTTTAGGGAAAAACCACCAGTAAATAAAACCAGCAATTAGAAGAAGACCCAAAACAACCAAACCGACCGACCAAACTTGCCTGCTTGGCGCTCCCGGAATCCCCTCTTTTTTAATCCTTAACCCTGAGAGGAAAGAGATTGCCGTCAACTTAATTTTTTCCAAAAAACCGATGGGTGAAGCTTTTTGAAAAAAGGGCTTCTCCGGTTCGGCCGCTACGGCCGGGGTTGGTTGGGGAAACGCTTGGGATTTTTCCTGGGCAACGTCCTCGCCAATGACAAAGCCCAAGTCTTTCGCGGAAACTTCCTCATCCGGCTCGCTGACGTTCTCCTCTTCGGCCACCATCGCCTCTTTTTGATAACCCTTTTTAACCGTTCCTATTTGGGAAACATTGGCAATCTCGGAGGCGCCCGCAAGGGCAGTCGCTAATACCTTTTTATTAGAGTCGATAATTTCAATTTTTGGAGTATGCAAGAACTTTGTCTTTTCGTGCTCGTCCCATGAAGTATCCAGTAGGGCCTGTCTGACGTCTTCGAGCTCCCCTTCTTTTCCATTATAGATAAGAATGCGCGAAGGGAGGGCTTCGCCCGATGCGAACCGGGTCAGGCCTTCGATCAGGTCGTCGGAAACAGAAACACTCCTGGCAATGACCGAGTTCCCCGATAGATTACCCAGCCTAAAAACCGCCACTTCAAGGTTCTCGTTTCCGACTCCCAAAACAATTGCGTTTAGGGGAGAACCTTCTTGCGATTTGTAATAGTGGGCAATTGCCTCGGGCAAAACGACAAACCCCGACGGCTCCAAAGACAAATCTGCACAAATTTTTCTTATCACATCAAGGTGTTCTTTTTTGATTTCTCCTTCAGAAACCCACGAAGAGGGAACACCAAAAACAGTTTTCTGGGGCTCGCTAACATCCTCGGGGAGGTTTTGGATGGTCGCCGAGAGGGCGGCGTCGGCGGCTCCGATTAACTCCTCGTCTGTTTCCCAGGCGGCGGGGGGACTGACCGAAACTACTTCCGCCTTTTCGGCAATTATTTGCCAAATTCCAGCCTGAATCCAACCCGGCTCAATCACGAGAGCCCAATAGAATTCGCCATTTTTACTCCCACCGCTCGCCAAAAAATCTTTGAGGTTCATAATTTATTCGGCCGTGGCGTAGATTCTGACTACACCCGTGCCCATCTTCTCTTGTTTAACTATTCTAACACGCCCAATCTCCGAGGTTTTGGTAACGTGGGGGCCTCCGCAAACTTCCTTTGAAAAATCTCCGATGGTGTAAACTTTGACCTTCTCTCCATATTTTTCTCCAAAGAAGGCCAGGGCCCCTTCTTGGGTCGCCTGGGCATATGTTTTTTCCTCAAAAGAAACGGGTAAGTCTTTTTTAATTTGTTCGTTGACCAATCCCTCAACTTTTTTTATCTCGTTATCGGAGAGCTTTTCCGGATGGGAAAAGTCAAAACGCAGCCTCTCGGCCGTAATATTTGAACCTTTTTGGGAAACGCTCTCTCCCAAAACCTTTCTTAGTGCCGCGTGAATAAGGTGGGTAGCCGTATGAAGCCTAATCACCTCTCCCGAAGTATCGGCAAGGCCTCCTCTAAAAACCCCGGCCGAGAGTTCCCTTGAAAGCTCTTGGTGCTTTGCCAATTTATCTTCAAAATCCTTTTTGTCTTTTTCGGTAAGCTTTCTTCCCACCCGACCAAATAGTTCTTCCGAAACTTCATAGGGAATACCCCAGGATTGATATAAGTCAAAAGGGTCCATTTTTGGGTCACCCTTAACCATCGCCTCTCCTTTTTTCAGGGCCGCTTCGAACTTGGCGACTTCTTCTCCAATCAGCGTTACCATCTCCCCCTCTTCGGTAAGACTTTTAACAACCTCCTCGGAAAGACCAATGGCCGAGGAGTTTGAAAGCCTTTGCAGATTCAAGGCCGCCCTTCTTATTAGGCGCCTTAAAATATAGCCCTGCTGTTTATTACTCGGGTAAACTCCTTCCGAGGCCATGGCCACCGCGGCCCTTAAATGGTCGGCAATAATTCTGAACCGCCTGTCTTTTTCCTCGGTCTCCCCGTATTTATTTTTCGTCTCCTCTTCGAGTTTTGTAATTGTCGGTTTAAAGATATCTGTCTGAAAAATATCGGGGGTGCGGTTGACTGCGGCTGCTATTCTCTCCAGTCCACCGCCAAAATCTACATTTTTCTGGGGGAGTTCGGTTAATGTCCTGTCTTCGTTTTTTTGATACTCAATAAAAACCGAGTTTCCAATTTCAATAAAGCGACCGCAGTTGCAGTTTGGGTGACATTTCTCTCCAAATTTCGGGTCGTGGGGAATATCGAACTCGAAAAAGACTTCAGAATCCGGCCCCCCGATTTCTCTAGGCGGCATGGACTCCGGCGGACCGCTCCGGCTCCACCAGTTTTCTTTAACTCCGTAGGAAAAAATTCTATCCTCCGGAATTCCCAAACTTTTCCAAACCTCGGCCGACTCCGTGTCTTTGGGAACTTCTTTTGTGCCCTCAAAAACCGAAACCCAAAGTTTGTCTTTGGCCAGACCCAACTCTTTTACAAAAAACTCGAGGCACCACTCAAGCTGATCTTTTTTGAAATAATCTCCCAAAGACCAGTTCCCCAACATCTCAAAAAACGTTAAGTGGCGATTGTCGCCAACTTCATCAATGTCGACGGTTCGAAAACTTGGCTGGATATCAACCAATCTTTTTCCCTTCGGATGGGGTTCACCTTTTAAGTACGGGACAAGGGGTTGCATGCCCGCGGAAGTGAATAGGGTAGTCGGATCCTTTTCTAAAACCAACGGGGAAGGCTCAATTCTTGCGTGTCCCCTTTCTTCAAAAAATTTGAGATATTTCTCCCTAATTTCATCCGAGCTCATAATCATAGATTTCAAGCTTTGCTTATGGCTAGATTATAACTTTAATATGGGGCGTTATCTAGATTAAGAAGACTCCTGTCCGTGGGTCTCAAGCTTCTTAGTCTTTCTCAAGATTTCGATTACGCCGGTTAGTTTTTCCGGTCTTATCAGTCCTCCACCCAATATCGCGTCTTCCAGA